>Pinky_p2__coassemble_646_pt1 | contig 41913 bp, 29 predicted proteins | sample Pinky_p2__metabat2_low_PE_032 | metagenome-assembled genome bin Pinky_p2 | reverse complement strand
GAGGGAGGAGTGATCCATGTCATTAAATCATGGGTTTTACGACGGAGGCTATAAACAAAGGGCCAGAAATAACCTGGCCCCACTTTTTAAGCTGTCTGACAGAGTTTATCGGAACACTACGACAGGCAATTTGGAATGAGTTAAAACTTTCTGAGTTTCACTGCCTAAGAGGACAGCGGCTAATCCCTTTCGACCATGGCTAGCCATAAAAATCAAGTCACAACCCAACTCTTCACTGACCTCCATAATGGCCTCAGACGGAGAGAATGACTTCTTGGAGCATGGCGTAACCTTGACACCCGCCTTTTCAAAAATATCACAAGCCTGCTCTAAACGATCCAAGGCTTGTTCTTTAACCCGTTGATCGTATTGATCAAGACTTTCAGGACGGTATTCGCTGAGATTCGTGTAGGAATACGGTTCAATCACTGTCAAAACGACAACCTTAGCCTTCATTGACTTGGCAAACTTAGCAGCGCCTTCTACGGCTTGGTAGGATAATTCGCTACCATCAATCGGAACAAGAATCTTTTTATACATATTCACTCCAGCGAAAGTGTTCTTTATTCTAGTTTAGGACTTTTTAATAAAAAATACTTGTCGAATGTCAGAAATTATGATTTTTTTTCTTTTAGTAGCGACTGAATGGCTAAAGATGCCATTGTCATCCCAAACACAGCTGTTACACCAACAAACACTCCAAAGCCATCCTCGCCATCTTGACTTGGTAAAACGGGCTCATCACTATAAACCGTCGGAAAACCAAACTTTTGACTTTTAGAGTGAGCGCTACCTTTTGGAAATCCGTAGTTTTTACGCAAAGTGGAACGCAAAGCAGATACCAATCCATCTCCATTGACTCTAGCCAAATCATCAACTTTAATGCGTGTTGAATCCACTCGTCCACCCGCACCAGCACTCACAATTAATGGAATATTCTTCTTTTTTGCCCAAGCGATCAGTTGTGCTTTTGCCTTTAATGAATCTATACAATCCAAAACAATATCTGGGCATCCGATGACTTGGTCAATGTTCTCTTCATTGATAAAAATGGCCTTCGCTTCTACATGAGCTTGAGGATTGATGGCTTTGAAACGTTCGGCCAAAACTTCAACCTTTTTTCGTCCATACTGTCCATCCATTGCTGGCAATTGACGATTGGTGTTACTCTGCTCAACCGTATCTCCATCAATGATTGTTATACGACCAATTGCAGTTCTAACCATCGCTTCTGCTGCCCAACTTCCCACACCACCAACACCAACAATACAAACATGAGAGTGAGAGAGATGTTCAAAACAGTCTCTACCAAAGAGGCGAGAAATACCGCCAAAGCGTCTATAGTCACTTGTATTCATAAAGGATAAAAAACTTGATTAAAAGCACACAATATTGTGAAAAAAGACTAGTAATCATCCGTAAATAGGGATAAAGTGATTGTAAGGGTAATGAACAAAGATTTTAAGTTTTTTCGACAGATTCTTTATTCATTTAACCTGAGCAAAATGCTCGATAACTGATAAAAATGGCCGTTACGAGACCATGGTTCGCATCAACGTCACAATTTGTTTTTAGAACAAGAATCGAACCCTAAATTTATTTTGAAAGGATAGTTTTATGAAGATCCTTATCCCTGTTGATGGTAGCGTTTACAGTGACAACGCGGTTGCTTTTGTTGCAAGTCGTACGACTTTGATCGGTCAAGATCCCGAGATCGTGCTTTTAAATGTTCAACCACCGTTACCGGCTCGCGCCAGTCGTCTTGTTAGTCGTGAGGCACTTGCCGATTACTATGAAGACGAAAGTGAAAAGGCATTCAAAGCTGTCCGTAAGATCTTGAAAAAATCTGACATGGAAGCCAAAGAAATTTCTAAGATTGGCAACCCTGCTGAAGTAATTGCTCAAATTGCTGAAGAACAAAAGGTTGACTTGCTGATCATGGGCTCCCACGGTCGTTCTGCCCTTAAGGGCTTGCTTTTCGGCTCTGTAACGAATGCTGTACTTGCGTTAACCAAGGTTCCTCTCCTGATGTTACGTGATAAGACGGCTCCCGAAACTGATGCTTTAAGCGTTGGCATTGCTGTTGATGGTTCTAAGTACGGTACTGCTGCTGTTAAGTATGCTATGAAGCAATTGCCGCTCTTTGGCGGTCAAAACGCAAAATTCCACGTCATCAATACTGTTAGCGATTATGCCGGCGCTGTTATGCCTGACATGACTGGTATGGCTCTTCCTGCTTTGAGTGAAGATGAAGTGGTTGAGTTGCAAAAGAGCGAATTTGCAGAAGCCATTAATCCTGTGTTGCCGCTATTTGAAAAAGCAGGTGTTAAGCCCAAGGAAGTTTGCTTGGTTGGTAACCCGGGTGACGAAATTGCAGCTTATTGTAAGAAGCGCAAGCTCGACATCTTGGTAATGGGCTCTCACGGTTACGGTCGATTCAAGAGTGCTGTGATGGGTTCGACTGCTACTCGCATTGCTTCGATTGCCGATATTCCGTTACTTATTATCCGCAAGTAATATAAGTTAAATTCTTGCTCTTATGACAGTGAGGCCACAGTGTGCAGTAGCACCGTGGCCTCATTTATTATGTATGAAGTTACCGATCCAAATCATTAAGGTTGTGTTGTTAACGGTACTAGTTAATATTGGATGCGTTACAACTCGCCTAACTTGTTCGCTCGATGCTCTCAATGAAAGTGCAAGCGCATTGGAAGTGGGGGTGATGATGGCACTTTTTGCCTTTGTCCCTGCTTTATGTGCTATTCGTTGTGGACTTTGGATCGATATGGTTGGCCCTAAAAAACCTATTCTTTACGGCATTGTTATTGCTGGATTGGCCGCTGTAATCCCCGCCTTATTTAGCATTAAATCCTTTGGTCTGGTACCACTATTTCTTAGTTGTATCATCAATGGCGTTGCACTCATGCTTATCGCGATGGCGGTCCAACATCTTATTGGTATCTTATCTGAGGCTAAAAACAGAACAACCAATTTTGCTATCTTAGCAATGGGGTTTTCTGCAGCTAGTTTTTCCGCTCCTATCATTAGTGGCTATATTATTGATTACTTTGGGTTCAGGATATCTTATTTTTTTGCTATTACGACAGCTCTGTTGGGACTTGTTCTTTTCTTATTGAGAGTTCAAAAAGCACTACCAGCCCATTGGATTCCCAAAAACACCTCCCGTCATCACAGCAAGTTTGAATTAATGAAAATACCTCACGTGCGTAATGTGTTGATCGTGAGTTCATTCATGTCGATGGCTTGGGACTTACAAGGATTTATGATCCCTGTTTACGGAACTGCTATTGGATTAACCGCTACAGAGATCGGTTGGATATTGGGATTTTTTGCTAGCGCCACATTTACTATCCGATTTTTCATGCCTTGGATTGCAAAACATTTAACAGAATGGCAAACCCTAACAGCTGCTTTTGGTTTTGGCACTTTGAGTTACTTTCTATTCCCTCTTTTTGAAAGCTTTTATGCTTTATGTGGCGTTGCTTTCTTATTAGGGCTCGCTTTAGGGTCATCCCAGCCAAACGTTATGTCACTGTTGCATACTGAATCTCCTGAAGGGCGAGTTGGTGAGGCCCTAGGATTAAGAACAATGTTAATTAATATCTGCCACACTACACTACCGATTCTTTTTGGTGCTGCCGGCGCTGCCGTTGGAGCTGGAGCTGTCTTTTTTGCTGTTGCAACGTTAATGGGTGGCGTCACCTGGTTCACCACCCATTGTCAAAAGGTTAGTATGAGTCGTAATAAGAGAAAAATTCTACAAACAAGACAAGCTCACACTTAATGAGGCAAAATCGCAATCATCCTATCGTCTTTCTGGGTCTCAAAGACAAGTTCTACAGACTCCCCAAGAACTTTTTTCAAATGTTTTTTTAGTTTGTCTGATGTACTCATTTCGATAGGAGCTGGAGCTACTGTTTTTACTCGAAGTTCTAGTTTTCCATCTTTAGATCGTTCAAAAAGTGCCTCACTAACAAGACTACGATGCGTTCGATCCAAATTCTCAGATAAGAACATACATAAGCCTGCCACTCTTTCTGTCAAAGTCATTTCAGGACCTTCTAAGAATTGTGGTAATAGCGACGAAGGTCGTCCATGCATGTATATCAGGCGAGCCATCAATAAAACTTCATTGTCTGTAAAGCCGAGCAACGGACTGTAGCGCACTAAATATGCTCCATGCGCATGATGTCGGTCATAGGCTAAATCAATGCCAATATCATGCATGCGAACAGCGTACTCGAGCAATTCTGCTAAGTCTTCTTGAGCTGGGCATAAGTTTTGTTTAATAGCAGAAGCAAAAAGTCCTTCAGTCAATTGCTTAAGATGTTTTGCATGCACTTTTTCATAGTGGTGGCGCTTTGCTAAGCGTTTAATACTTTTTAAGCGCCAGTAGTTTTCTTTCTGACCCTCTTTTGGATAGTGACGCTCAATGTAGTCAACAACCTGACCATCTTGTAAATTGCTAGACGTCACAATGACACTATCAAGTTTAAGAGCATTCATTAATTGCAATAAAATTGCAGCACCGCCAACAATAACTTCTGCTCTTGCAGGGCTCATTCCAGCTTGATTGCGTCGTTGTGATAAAGTCATTTGGCAAAGAGCTTTAACTGCTCTTTCCAAATCTTCTAACGGAAGAATAGTTCCTTCAGGACAGACCTCAAGAGGCTGATCGGTGCCTCGTTGAGACTGAGCAAATGCCATTAAGGACTGAGCCGTTCCACTACTAGCTACAGCTGCCCTATAGTGGCACTTTTTTATATCAACCAAAGCATATTGCATCTTACGCAGCGCAAGCGCTTGCATCTTGCCGAAAGTCATGGCGCTAACTTTCCCAGACTTGGTCGTAGCAAAAGCATCTGTCACCATGACACAACCCAAATTCAAACTCTCCAAAATTGTTATCTCATGACGGGAGGAAACTGACAGCTCAGTACTGCCTCCACCAATATCGATAAAAAGGAAAGAGTCTTTCGTTTTGGGGAAATTATCCCAAATACCCACACGAATTAAACGCGCTTCTTCCTCACCTGAAATAACGTGCAAAGTCATTCCAGTTTGCTCTTTAACGGCAACCACAAAGGCTTGACTATTTTTTGCCATACGAAGCGCCGCTGTGCCAACAGCCACGATTTCTTTAACTCCAAATGAATCACAAACCTTTACAAACTCGTTTAAGCAAGTCAGCGCCCTCTGCATTGCTTCTGGTTGAAGTTGTTTGCTCTCAAAGGCCCCATCGCCCAAACGAACCATGCTTTTAACTCGATCGAGAACGGTAACACGACCACGCGCATCAAACTCAACAATTGTTAAACGAGAAGAATTGCTTCCCAAGTCGACAAAGCCAACACGCTTGACTTGAGGATTAGGACGTACCATCGCAGTACTTTGGTGCTCATCTTTAAGATCTGAGTAATCTTTTTGAAACATAAAGACTGCCCCCAATTAATATAAGCTCTTCGTATGATTAGTTGCGCATTGAGAATCAATGCGTTTAATTGCTTTAGCTTTGCGAAGACGCGTGTAAGTCCCATCCGCATTCATTTGCCAAGATTGCTCAGTATCAGCTAATTGCAATTGCAAAATTCGATCCATAATATTTTTTCGAATCTTGGGACTGTCAATTGGCGCCAATACCTCGATACGGCCATTGAGATTTCGATTCATCATATCGGCACTACCGATAAACATCTTTTCATCGCCATTATGATGGAACCAATAAACACGAGCATGCTCCAAATAACGCCCAACAATTGAGCGCACCGTAATGTTTTCTGATAATCCTGGCACATTAGGACGTAGGCAACAAATCCCACGTACTAAACACTCAACTTTTACGCCCGCCATCGAAGCACGGTAAAGTTCGGCAATAATTCCACCGTCAACCAACTGATTGCACTTCAAAATAATGTGCCCATTACCATGAGATTGATGCAGCTGAATTTCCTCATCAATTAATTTCATCAGCGAAGGTCGTAACGTGTTGGGTGAAACTAAAATCTTTCTGTATTGATCAACTCTTCCACATCCAGTCATCACGTTAAAGAGATCGGTCACATCACTACAAATATCCTCATCATCGGTAAGTAAACCAAGGTCAGTGTAGATTTTTGCCGAGGATGCATTGTAGTTACCAGTTGCCACATGAACATATCGATGGATACCATCAGTCTCACGACGAACAACTAGACAGAGTTTGGCATGAATTTTTAATCCCACAAAACCGTATACGACATTAACCCCAGCTCGTTCAAGCTCCTCAGCCCAATTGATATTACGTTCCTCGTCAAAACGAGCCTTCAGTTCAACAACTGCAGTCACCTGTTTGCCACGACGACGGGCTTCTAAAAGACTACGAATGACAGGGGAATCACTGCCGCATCGATAAAGTGTTTGCTTAATAGCTACTACCTTTGGATCTCGAGCCGCTTGTTCAATGAAATTTAAAACACCTTGGAAACGGTCATACGGATGGTAGAGCATGATGTCATGCTTTTTAATCGCAGCAAAGCAATCAGCTTCCATATCCAATTCTTTAACCAATTTCGTACGATCCGGCTTGTACTGTAACTTTGGTCGATCAATACAACCCAAAGACATAAATGCAGAAAAAGCCAAAGGCATTTTTTGCTTATAAATTTGATGTGGCTTAATCTCTAAGTACTCAATGAGTAAATCAGATAATCTAACTGGAATACCACGTCCCATTTCAACTCGGATAATGTCACCAAATCGACGTTGGTCAACATAATCACGAACTGCCGCTAAGAGGTCATCTGCTTCATCTTCTTCGATTTCCACGTCTGTATTTCGAGTAACGCGGAATTGACCTACCGCTTTAACCTCAAACCCGGGGAAAAGACGGTGCATACGCTCTTCAACCAAATCTTCAATTAAAACGACATCTACTTCTGCATAGTTCGGATCAAAACTTAAGTCACTATGAATCTCTTCTTTACCATGTGGCAAATAGAGAAAACGAGGTAAATTGTCCGGACACTTCAATCTTGCATGACGAATATCTTTGGGATTATTTGCATTAACCAACTCCATAATGAAGTTGATACTCAAATTCGACACCAAAGGAAATGGGTGCCCCGAATCGATGACTTGAGGAGTTAGGACTGGATAAATATCACTATCGTAAAAAGCATCAAGAACTTGACGTTTTTTCTCTGACAAATCTGAATACTTAACGATTCGAATCGCTTTTTTATCTAAGGCCGGTAGAATTTGTTTTTTCCAAACCTCCTCTGCTTCTTCACACACCTCTCTAACACGCCGTCCAATCTCTGAAAACTGACGACGCGGTGCTAGCTTATCCGCCCCTGTCGGCTCTGCTCCACTTTGAACTTGTTTCCAAACATTGGCCACGCGCACCATGAAGAATTCATCAAGGTTATTGTAAAAAATAGATAAAAACTTTAAGCGCTCTAAAATCGGTACCAAAGCATCTTTTGCCTGCTCTAGCACTTTACGATCAAAATCAATCCAGTTAATTTCCCGATTTAAGTAGTAAATGGGATCATTGACATCAATCGGCTTAACGGATGAAGACGTCGTTACTGACTTAACTGTTTTGGCTGGCTTTTCACTCGAAACAACTGACTTTGTCCGACGAGCTACGTTTTTTTTAGCTGATTGAACTTTCTGCTGAGATTGCTCCTTGACGAGCTCCCCACTTTCTGCAACTTCAATGTCTGCTTTAACTTCAGGCATATCAATATTCCTTAAACGAAAACTTCACTTTAACTTCGTATTATGTACGAGCAAAATGACATAGCGATTACACTTTAACTTTAACACCAAAAACTTCAGAATATTGTTCTGATTTCAGAGATTTTCGTAGCTACTACTCAGGCAACCTTACAAAAAAAAGGTCGCTATGGATGTCTTCCCATAACGACCTAGCATGTAACCAAACTTTTTAATTATTAAGTTCAAAAAGTGTGGCCAATTCGTCTGTGTTTAAGTTTTCATCAAAAGGTACATATTCACCTTTTGAATTTTTATAAACACCATATGGCACCGCCCTGCAACCACTGCGACGATGTAACTTAGTATTTGTCCAAACTTTTTGACGCACATCCATCGGTAGGGTCGTAATATCGTAACGAATCCCTCTAAAGTCAGGATCTTTGAAGTGATCATGCTGCTCTTGCAATTTTGCCATCGGATCCTTAGAGGTCAGAATCAGCGTAGCTTGCGGATCAGAGTGAGGATTCATGTAAGCAATGGGGAAAAAAACAATCTCAACTCGATCCATAATAGGATGTAAACGATCCATCAATCGAATGCAATCTGAGCATTGAGTATCAAAAAAAACAAAAGCTTTGGGACGCCCCGCTTTACCAGGATTGGAAAATCCCGTTCCATCCTTCGCTAGTGTTTCATACATTTTTTGACCATCCCAAATTGGTGGAACAACTGCTGGAGTAGCTTGAGCAACACGAGTTGCTAATAAACCAGCGAAACCAGCTAACAGAACCTGACGACGATTTATAGACATTTTTTCTCCTTCTTTTGGGATGGTTAATCGGGGATACTTCTTTTTATAGTAACGCTTTTGAACATTGGATTGCCCAAAAGTTAACATTTTCATGCGATTTAGAGACCTATTGCTTTGTTAAAATAGCGTGTTAATCGTTTGAACTGAATTTTGTTCGTTATAGGCACACACTGTAATGTCGAATGTATTGCGTATTTTGATTGTTGAGGATGACGCTCGTGTTCGCGCTGACATTGAACGCGCTATTAGCTGTGAAAAAGACATGCGAGTTACTGGCTCAGCAGGAACAAAACGTGAAGCTGAAAAGTTAATTCAATCCTACCCGTTTGAAACCTTACTCATTGATTTAGCACTACCCGATGGCTTTGGTTTAGAGACCATTTCATGGGTGACTGAAAAGTACCCTCAAAGTGATATTATGGTCTTAGCAGAAGCCAATGATGACCCCCATATCGTTAGTGCTATTGAAGCTGGAGCGACTGGTTATATTTTGAAATCCAGTGTTGATAAAGACCTTGTTTCCGCAATTCGTCTGTTACAAGCTGGAGGCTCACCAGTGAGTCCTGCTGTTGCTCAAAGTGTATTGCGAACACTATGTACCAATACCACAACAACGAGTAGTGAGAAATCTGTATTAAATCCAACGAACCCTTTGTCTGAACGAGAAACTGAGATCTTATGCTTGTTGGCAAAAGGAATGAGCTTTAACGAAATCGGTAATATTTTGGCAATTTCTCCTCACACTGTGACAGCGCATATCAAAAAAATCTATAGAAAACTTCAGGTTCACTCTCGAGGCGAAGCTGTATACGAAGCTGCCCAAATGGGATTAATACCCTAGATTTAAGAAAGAGTTGGACTTGATTCAAAAAATTACAGACATTTCTGTTGAGAAAGATTATCATCTAATAGCTCCATTCCCCCTAATAGATAGGTAAGCTTCCTCTTTCGAGAAAAATTTCTTAGTGCTCACTCCGATGAGCCACTCTAATTTTTGAATTCGAAAAGACATCGTGTCTTACCTAATCCTCCTATTTAGGCGTCGTACTCTTGAGTGTGGGATACCAACAATGAGAGTGCTGAATTTAAGGATATTGAGCGAAACGAATAGTGCTTATTAATTTGCACTGGATCCTATTTATCCGCCCAACTTCAACATTATCGAAAGGAAAAGTTGTGACTGCAAAAAACGTTATTGCAGCCTCATTAGGCTGTTTGTTTGCGTTAATGACCACTCAAGAAGCCTTAGCACAAAAACCTTGGCCCCAAGCCAAAGAAATTCACCTCGTTGTCCCCTTCCCTGCCGGCGGAGGCGGAGACACTTTAGCTCGAGTCATTGCTCCTGAACTCTCGGCTCGCTTAGGCCAAACAATTATCATTGAAAACTTAGCTGGTGCAGGCGGTAGCTTAGGCACTGAACAGGTTGCCCGTGGTAAAAGCGATGGTTACACCTTACTTTATGTCACTAATGGCACCATGGGTACAAACCCTGCCTTGTATCCTAATGTCGGCTACGACCCTTTAAAAGATTTCTCTCCGGTCGGTCAAATGACTGAAATCGCTATGGTCATGAGCGTCAACCCAAAGCGTCACAACGAAACCAAATTAAGCGACTTTTTAAATAAGGCTCGAGAAAGCAAAACACCTTATACCTTCTCTTCAGCCGGTAACGGTACAACAAGTCACTTAGCTGGCGTCATGCTCTCCAACCTTACTGGGATTGCATTCCAACACATTCCTTATCGGGGCGGTGCCGCAAGCATGACAGATATGTTGGGTGGACGAATTGACTTTACAATTGATGTTGCACCCAACACTTTACGACATGTCGATGCAAAGAAATTAACAGCCTTGGGCAGTGGTAGCAATCAACCATTAAAGTCTCACCCTGACATCAAACCCATCAAAGAAACTGTACCCGGCTTTGAACTTTTTGCTTGGGATGGCCTGGTTGTTAAAAACGGTACTGATCCTGAAATTATTAAAAAACTTAATGCCGCGCTGCAAGATGCTTTAAAGAGTGAAAATGTTAAAGCTGCTTACTTTGCTCGAGGTGCTGATGTTGTTGAAAGTACGCCCGAAGGCTTTCGCGCTTTTATTCAGTCTGAAGCAAAAAAATGGGCAGACTTAGTGCATACGTCTAAGACAAAATTAGATTAATTAATTTTTTGAGAAAAAAAATGGAAAATACCAATCAAAAACCGATTCCCGACTGGGAGCAATTTGGTGACTTTACTGACATTATTTATGAAAAAGCCGAAGGTATCGCCAAATTAACCATTAACCGCCCTCATGTTCGAAATGCCTTTCGTCCTGAAACAGTGCAGGAACTCTGCCAAGCCTTTAGCGACGCTCGTGAAGACCCTGCAATTGGCGTCATCATCCTGACTGGAGCTGGTCCCTTGGCTTTCTGTTCAGGTGGAGATCAAAAGGTTCGTGGCAATGGTGGTTATGTTGGCCATGACGGCGTGCCTCGCTTAAATGTTTTGGACTTTCAACGCATGATTCGTACTTGCCCTAAACCCGTTATTGCGATGGTGGCAGGATACGCTATCGGAGGTGGCCACGTTCTCCACATGTTATGCGACTTGACGATTGCTGCAGATAACGCTCGCTTTGGTCAAACTGGTCCTCGTGTGGGCAGTTTTGACGGTGGCTGGGGGGCTTCATATATGGCTCGTCTAGTTGGTCAAAAGAAGGCCCGAGAAATTTGGTTCCTCTGCCGCCAATATGATGCCCAACAAGCCTTGGAAATGGGTTTAGTCAATACAGTTGTTCCTTTAGATAAGCTTGAAGAAGAGACTGTTCAATGGTGCCGGGAAATCTTGGCAAACAGTCCCATTGCTATTCGTTGCTTGAAGGCTGCCTTAAATGCTGATTGTGATGGTCAAGCTGGTTTACAAGAACTGGCTGGCAACGCCACTTTGCTGTACTACATGACCGAAGAAGGTAAAGAAGGGAAAAATGCCTTCTTAGAGAAGCGTCGCCCAGACTTTACTAAGTTCCCTCGCTTGCCTTAAGCAAAAATGGTCAATCCTTTTTCCATTTTTAAGGCGGCAGCAGATTGTCCTAACGACATCGGGATTCGTTGTGCAGGGCAAGACTTCTCGTTTGCGAAGCTAGCCCTGCTAACGCAGAATCACATTACCCGTTTAGAAAACTCAAGCGCCCTTCCCCCGAAGGGACGCCCTTTTATTGTCGAAGGGAAAAACACCGTCGAGACCGTTGTTGAGCTGTATGCTCTCATGGAGCTTGGGATCCCTGCTCTCATGCTGCACCCGAAGCTCATGCCAACGGAAAGACGGGTTTTGCTTGAAAGCATTTCTAATATCCAAGCGCCTTTACCAGACAATTGCGCTGCCGTCCTATTTACATCAGGTACAACAGGGCTACCCAAGCCGGCCATTATCACCTACGATATGCTTTTAGCAAGTGCACAAGAAAGCGCTAAAAACCTCGGCTGGGAACCAAATGACTGTTGGCAACTCTGCATGTCACTGACTCGCATTGGTGGTCTTTCCATTCTAACGCGCTGTTTATTAGCTAGAAAAACTGTTGCAATTTCTGCGCTTTTTAGCCCCAAGTCCTTTCTTGAGGCTTTAGATAATGACAAAGTAACCATTACGAGTATTGTTCCGACAATGCTTGCAAAGATTTTTGAGTTTAGGCCTGATTGGCATGCGCCCTCTCATTTAAGAGTCATCTTATTGGGAGGAGCTTCTGCCACAGATAAACTTCTTGCTAAAGCTTATTCTCAAAAACTTCCTATCGTCACAACATATGGAATGACTGAAACATGCTCACATGTTGTTATGACCCCATATGAGGAACGCTACGAGCTTCAATCGGGCACAGGCAAAGTCCAATCCAATACTCGAGTGCGCATTCATAACCAACAAATTGAAGTTAACTCCCCTATGACTACCCCTGGCTATTGGGGACGTCCTCCAATAACTTCAGAGTGGTTTGAAACTGGAGACTTAGGGGAATTTGATGATCAAGGACGATTGCATGTTTTTGCCCGTCGCCATGACTTGATCTTAACGGCAGGAGAAAACGTTTACCCACTTGAAGTAGAAAATTTATTGGCCCGTTCCCCTTTTATCAAAGAGGCGCTTATTGTTGGACAACCCGATGAAACCTGGGGCTCTATAGTCTGCGCACTCATTGTTGCAGAAAATGGCACTCATCCTACCGACGAAGATATTCGACGCTTTTGTAAGGAGAACATTTCTGCCTACAAATGCCCTCGTAAGATTGCGTTCGTAGATACTCTACCTGTCAACAGTGCTGACAAATTAGATCGTCGACCAGAAGTTTTAAAGCAATACAATCTGCGTACACTTCATTATAAAAGTGCTTAAAAAGACAAATCGGAGTGTGACAAAAACCTCCGATTTGTTGCAAGCAATAACAAATCTCACACGATATTCTCGTTGTCAGTATTATTGATGTATAGCTTATTTAGGACTGGCATGTTAAAAAAAGCTCTCATCTCCGCGCTCTGTACTAGCCTTGCACTCTCTCCAATGAGCGTATGGGCTACTCGTGAACCTGCAACACAGTCTCTAAACCTTAATCTTCCGAGCATGGGAGCGGTTGCTGGCACAGAATTATCGCCTTCAGAAGAACAGGCTCTCGGCGATGAGATTATGACTCACATCCGAGCCGATGACGCCTACCTCAATGATGCAGAAACATTGGAGTACCTCAATCGTCTGGGTTACCAACTAGTGAGTGTCTCACAAACTCATACTTACAACTTCTTTTTCTACCCGCTCATTGATAAGTCTCTTAACGCCTTTGCTATCCCTGGTGGCTATATTGCCGTCCACACAGGTTTGATCGTTGCTGCTCAGACTGAAAGCGAATTAGCTGGTGTTGTTGCTCACGAAATTGGGCACGTTTCTCAACGCCACATTGCCCGAATGCTCGATGAACAACGCAACAACATGGCCATCACTATTGGGTCTTTATTACTTGCTCTATTAGCAGCCCGTGCCGGTAGCGGCAATGCCGCAGCAGGTATCGCTATGGGCGGACAAGCTGCAATGATTCAACGTCAATTGGGATACTCTCGTTCAGCAGAACGGGAAGCCGACCGTGTTGGATTAAATTCTTTGGCAAATGCAGGCTTTGACCCTAAGGGTATGGAGAATTTTTTTGCTCGCTTGCAACAAAATAATCGCTATTACGAATCTGCCTCTCCTGCATATCTCAGCACTCACCCGCTAACAGTTGAGCGCATCAGTGATATGGAAAATCGGACGCAACAGTTGGGCAAACGCACCCATAGCGATTCCATTGATTTTTCGCTTATCCAACAACGTATGCGCGTGTTACAAGAAAGAACGTTTAACGATCGAACTCGGGTAGCCAAAGAAATCAAAGACGATTTAGCTAAAGCACAAACGCCTCGTCAAAAGTTGGCCTACACCTACGGTTTGTCTGTAGCTAGTCGAATGCTTGGCCGAGGCGAAGAAGCTAAACGCTTTGCAAATGAAGCGGTCCTTTTGGGTAAGAACCATCCGATTTTGCTTAAAAACAAATCCGAGTGCCTTTTCTTATACGGAACAAACAAAGAAAAACAACAAGCTCTGAAAATGGCGCAACAGTTAGTGGAAAGTTATCCGCTATCGGAAATGGCTGTAAAACTTTATGCCAATGAACTTTATGAGGCAAAGCGCTTTAATGATGTTCTTAAATTTATGAGATCACAACAGGCCGTGAGTCGGCAAAGTGAAGCTTATAACGCTATTACAGCTCGTTGCTACAAACAATTAAATCAAATCAGCGCCCATCATCAAGCTGTTGGAGACATGTACTTGGCTCGAGGAGACAAAAGAGCCGCAGAGTACCAATTTAATTTAGCTCAACAGGCCAATGATGGTGATTACTATCTAATGAGTCAAGTTGACGCGAAGTTACGCCAAACTCGTAAAGAAATTCTTGAAGACGAAAAATTTAAAAAACAATAAATGCAAACTCGTCCTTTTGAATTTAAACTTCGACACTAAACATGGGATAATTACTTGTTATTTACTTGTTGATGGATTTGTTTCCAAATGGCTATTGAAGATTATTTAAACATTGCTCCTGAAACCGATGAAATCATCGAAACGGATGCTGTCATCGTTGGCGCTGGTCCTGTTGGCCTTTTCCAAGTCTTTGAGTTAGGACTTTTAGAAATGAAGGCTCATGTCGTTGATTCTTTACGCCAAGTTGGCGGTCAGTGCATGGAGCTTTATGAGCACAAACCTATTTATGATATTCCGGCGGTTCCTGTTTGTACTTCCCGTGAATTGACTGAAAATTTGCTCAAGCAAATTCACCCCTTTAACCCTCAATTTCACCTTGGCCAAGAAGTAACTACCGTTCGCAAGGAAGACGATGGTCGTTTCTACGTTGAAACGGATAAAGGTACCCGTTTCATGACCAAGACGGTTTTCATTGCTGCCGGTGTGGGTAGTTTCCAACCTAAGCGCCTCACTGTGCCTGGAATTGCCAAATTTGAAGGAACTCAACTTCACTATTCCGTAAAAGATCCAGAATTTTTTGCCGGTAAAAATATTGTTATTTGCGGTGGTGGTGACTCAGCCTTAGACTGGACGCTCAACTTAGTTGGAAAGGCAGAAAGTGTCATTCTGCTACATCGTCGAGATGGTTTCCGCGCTCAAACAGCATCTGTTAATAAGATGCGCGAATTGTGTGAAAACTGGGAAATGCAATTTGAAGTTGGTCAAATCACTGGCTTTGAAGAAAAAGATGGTAAGTTAACAGAGATCCGTGTAACTGGGGATGATGGCGTTGTACGTCGTATGCCACTTGATCACTTGTTGGTCTTTTATGGTTTATCTCCGAAGATTGGACCTATTGCTGATTGGGGCTTAGAAATCTACCGCAAGCAAATTGTTGTAGATACTGAAAAGTTCCAATCCTCGATTCCTGGTATCTTCGCCGTCGGAGATATCAATACGTATCCGGGCAAGAAAAAGCTAATCCTGTCAGGCTTTCATGAATGCGCTTTAGCAGCCTTTGCTGCGGCTGATATTGTCCACCCAGAAAAGAAGACTTTGTTGCAATATACGACTACGAGTCCAAAATTACACAAAGTCTTAGGGGTAGAAACTCCAGAATTGGACTAATTTAATACTGAGGCGTTCAAAAGGAGAGATTTTTAAGATCTCTCCTTTTTAATTAAATGATCAAACAGTTAAAGATCTCTCTGGCCCTGATGAACCAAAAACAGTCTGCCAGAGAGCTCTTACTGATTTAGCTTCTTGCTCATAAGCTTTGGGATCTACTCGTGTACTTCCTAAACCATGAGCTAAACGATAATTTCTCTGAACATTGCGATACGTTCGATATATTCCAGCACAACGATTTGCCAACTTACGCTCAATTAAACCCAGGCTTCCCATCATTTCTAAAAGCAGGATATTGCCAAAATTATTAATCAACTCTGGATGATTATGAGAATGAATTAACACCATTGCCTGAACAGCAAATTCAATGTCAACCATCCCTCCTCGATCATGCTTTACATCAAACAAAGATGTGTTATTGGGATGGCCTTCAAGCATTTTTGCTCGCATATCTGAAACATCACGAAGAACCTTACCCGCATCACGAGGCATTTTCAAAAGTGCTTCACGTTCACGCTCAAATGCAACACCAATCGCTCGATCTCCTGCACAGAATCGGGCTCGAGTTAAAGCCTGATGCTCCCAGGGCCAAGCACCCGTTCCATCTTCATTTCTTTGATAGCGACGAAACATTTCTAGGGAAGACACAACAAGACCATTTTCACCATTTGGACGCAGGCGCAGATCAACATCGAACAATATTCCAGACGATGTTTGAACTGTAAGCCAACTCATCATACGACGAACAAGCCGTGTGTAATTCTTTGCCGCCTCTGGTGCGTCATCATCGTAGAGATAAATGAGGTCTAGGTCAGAGGCATAACTTAGCTCTTTACCACCTAATTTCCCATAGGCAATCACTGCAAATTTTGGAACATCACAATGTCGACTTGATACTGTTTGCCATGCTAACGTAATAACCAACTCAATTACTGCATCAGCCAAAGCCGACAATTGATCTGAGAGTCGCTCTACTGTAAATCGCCCCTCTAAATCAGCCACCAACAACTTGAAAACGGCTCCGTGATGCGCATCACGGATAATATTCATTTGAGACTCTTGATCACCATCGGCCTCCTGCAGTTGTTCCCAGAGCTGATCCTGCCATTGACTCCAATCTACCGGAGTAAAGTTATCCCAAACGATATTGCGTTCATCAACAAGCTCATCTAATACAATGGGGTGTGCAATTAGATACTCTGCTGCAGCTTCACTAGACATCAAAACTCGTGCGACCTTCTCACAAACAGGAGGATACTGTGTTAAAAGGGACACATAGGTGCTACGACCCGCAATAACTTCAAGTAAATCTAAATATCTAAAAAAAACTTTATCCGGCAAAGTACCGTTATTTTCCTGCGCTAACTCTTTGCATAATCCAACGAGTCTTTTGACAAGTTGTGCCATTCTCGACTGAGCCGCCTCAGTTTGAGCTGCTAAAAATTTTGAACTCATCAAGGATAAAACGCGTTGAGCACAGCGTTGAGGCTCTGAATAGCCCTGTGTTTGAAACTGCATCTGAAGTTCTGGCATTGCAGCCTCATAGCCCTCCATCCAACCTTCGGGCCAATCATCCTTATCTTCCTCTTCTGCTTGTTCCGACATGAAAATGCTTTCAAAACACTTCGCCACATACTCTCGTGTTGTATCAAGTTTTTTGAGCATATCGGATAGAGTCATACCCATAATGGCAGCAACTTTTTCAACATCCGCCTTATCAATAGGCACTCGATGTGTTTGCTGGTCATCCAAATACTGAATGGCATGCTCCATATTTCTCAAAAAGATGTAGCCTTGTGACAAATTTTGAGCTTGCTCTTGCTTTATGACACCGTGCTTAGCCAACATAGGCAACATAGTCAATGTACTCTTCCCACGTAACTGAGGCTCTCTCCCACCACGAATCACCTGGAATGTTTGAGTCAAAAATTCAATTTCCCGAATACCCCCTCTACCCAACTTAATATTGACACCCAATTCCTTACCAGCCTCTCGTCGAACGGTTTCTGCTCGAATAAGCTTGTGAAGATTCGAAAGAGCACTAATAGCATTAAAGTCTACGTATTTTCTAAAAACAAAAGGTCTAACCGTGTCTTGGAGATGACGCTTTTGCTCTTCAAATACCTCAAGTGTAGAAAAAACAGGTTCACTGACAATACGTGATTTAAGCCATGCGAATCTCTCCCACTCTCGACCTTGAACGTATAGATATTCCTCAAGCATATCATTGCTAACACAAATAGGACCAGAGTCCCCATTGGGGCGTAAACGCATATCCACACGGAAAACAAAACCAGCCCCAGAGATTTCAGACAGAGCGGGAATAATCTTTTTACTGAGTCTCTCGAAAAACTCCATATTACTGAGCTCTTTTCGAGGATTAGGACACATATCACAAGCCCGGCATTTACCTTGTTCATCAAAGACAAAAACCAAATCTATGTCTGAACTTACATTGAGTTCCTCACCACCCAACTTGCCCATTCCTACAACTAACAGATCTTGTGGCACCCCTTGAACCGATGTAGGAATACCGAAGCGTTTTGCCAACTGCAGTGCATGAGCTCGAACTACTGCGTTAATCGAAACCTCTGCCAGGTCTGTCATTGTTCGGACGACCTCAAAATAGTCCCCTCGTTTTAATGCATCTCTGGCAACAAGAACCATTAAAACCTCACGACGCAACATTCGTAGCTTTAATTCCAGCTCCTCTGTATCGTCAATGTCGCTGATATAAGCTTGCATTTTTTGACGAGTAAATGGAGCTTGTGAAAGATCATCTAACCACTCCAAACGCTCTACATCATTCATAAGAGGCTGAGCGCTCAACAAAGAACGTTTAATAAAGTGTGAAATGTCCGGCAGTGACTGTAGTGAAACTGTTTTCATAATAGGTCTCGTATGTCCATCTTTTGTCGAGTTTAACAGAAGCGTCCTAGGAACTTAAGTTTCTGCTTATGACTTGTGATTTCCTGCAAGCTTCTGTTGCACACTGAGGCTCAAAACAAACGCAAAAACTGAAAAACATGGAATCAGTGTGGTAAAGTTTCTATTGTCCTAGGAGCCTGTATTGACGGATAAGTCATCCCTGAACTCATCACAAAAAACATTAAAAAATATGCCGCTCAAGAATGCTTTTCATTGGAAAACAATTTTGCGCTTGGCAGGATGGTTTTTACTGTTTATTTATATGTTCTTGGCGATAGCTCTCACTATCGTTCGATTTTGGGCTCTACCTAACATTGAAAAGTTATACCCTACTTTAGAGACATATCTCGAAGAACAACTCCACACTCAAATTCAAGTTGACAGTATCTACGCTGACTGGCAGTTTTTTGTTCCTCGCTTAACGGTCACGAACATGACGCTTTCTCGCCCAGGAGAAAAAGCTTCTTTAACGTTACCTAAAGTTCAAGTTACTTTTTCTTTAGAGTCACTTTTTAAGTTACGTCCAATCACACGACGTATTGTCATTATTGATCCAGATTTACACATTGAAAGACTCTCCAAAAACATTTTTAACATTGGAGGCTTTACCGTGGATACCGCTGCAGTGCCGACTTCCCCAAAGTCTAGCTCTGATTTTTTTGATGGACAATCTGAAACCCCTGCAGTATTTGAAGCCTTATTGGACCAACGCCACATCGAAATTAATAATGGCCACTTTAGTTATATCGATCATACAGAAGCCTCTCCTCATAGCGTACAACTAGTCAACACCAATCTCTTGCTTCATCGCTATGCCATGGCATGGACCGCAGGTATTCAGTCAACACTCATTGGTAAAGAAAAAACTTATTTAGATGTTCGTGTTCGATTCCGAGAGACTCTGTTAGGCGAGAAAAACCGCCTTCACAATCTTTATGGAACAGTTTATGCCAATATCCCTGAGGTCAATTTTGGCTTAATTGCAGATCGATTAAATCTCGATCAGTTTGTTCATCGTGGACATGGAAAGGCCTCTGTTTGGATGACGTTTGCAGACTTAAGGCCAACTTCTATTACAACTGATATTTCTCTTGATGATGTCAGCGTCCGCTGGACACCACAAAGCAAACCCTTTGAATTTGACTCATTTCAAGGACGTATAGAACAAACTTTAAGTGATAATAATTTCTTAAAGATTAAATCACGCGATTTAATCATTAAGCCACGTGGAAAAAGTCCTTATTATCTTGGCAATCTAGAGCTTCAAGGATTCATCAAAGACGGTACTTTCTTTGATGGTCAAATGAATCTAGATTTTTTTGATCTTCAAGCACTATCAACCATTGGGCTTCAATTGCCCATTCCTCAGAAAGGACTCCAAGCCATCCGCCAGCTTAATGCACATGGCCTCATTGATAACTTCGAAAGTTCTTGGAGAGGAGACATAACAAATCCCAATGAGTATGATATCCGCCTCAACTTTAAGGGGCTCACAATTTCTGGCATTCCAACAATGCCAGGTCATTTGGCCCAATCTGGCTTCAAAAATCTTTCAGGACGCCTAGAGCTAAATCAAGGTGGTGGTCACTTTGTCATTGACTCTCCTAGCTCTCAACTCACTTTCCCTGGTATTTTTCCAGAACCCTCCTTGACATTTGATACCCTCAAGCTCAATGGGCGATGGAACACTGGGTCAAACGCAGAACTAACGATTGAAGAACTCTTGGCAAGCAACCGAGATACTTCATTACAACTATACGGAAAATGGTTGAATACGGGCGACTTGGGAACGCTTGAAGTTCGCGGAGATATTCATTACTTAGACGCTCGTAGTGCATACCGCTATATCCCCTTAGTTGCGGGCGGTTGGGGTACAAACAATTGGTTAAAAGGTGCCTTACAAGGTGGTATAGCACGTAATGCTAAAGTTGATGTTTATGGTCCTTTAAGAGAGTTTCCCTTTCATAAGTCCACTAATCCAAACTACATCTTCAAAATCGAAGGTGATATTGAGAACGCTAAGCTGGATTATCTGCCGTCAATGAAAAAGGACAGCAAGGGACAGTGGATTCCTGGTCCTTGGCCATGGATTGATCAAATCCACGGCAGAATCACTTTTATTGGCGATGGCATGACTGTTCGGGCACACACTGGTCGAGCTCAAGGGGGAGCTTTACTGCAAAACATCACGGCTAGCATCCCCTCTTACGGAGCACATGGAGTACCTCTTGTAATTAAGGGATATGCTCAAGCTCCTTTAAGAGCTATGGCTGACTACGTCAACCATAGTCCTGTCTCGGCGATGATTGGTCATCCCTTTGAAAAGAGCACACTCCGTGGCGATGCGCAACTAGAACTTGATCTTTACATCCCTATCACAGAAGTTCACAACACTAAAGTCAATGGTGCTGTACATTTGGCTAACAACTTTGTTCATTTAAATAATGTTCCTCCTTTAGATAAAGCAAATGGAACTGTGACTTTTAGTGAAAAGGGCGTATGGTCACCCAAACTAACAGCCGAGGTGTATGGAAAATCTGCCACGGGCTCAATCAATACAGATACAAGTGGGAAAATCATCATTGCTGCAAGTGGTATGGCTGATGCCACAATGGTTGCAAAAATCATCAATTCTCCTGCATCAACCTCTCTTTTAGACTTTGTCAAAGGCGAAACGAACGCTAATGTACGAGTTGAACTTCACAAGGGAATTAGAGTCCATGTGGAAAGTTCTTTAACTGGCGCTTATACCCAAGTACCAGAACCGTTTAACAAAACAAAAGAAGAAGCTTGGCCTGTGGTGTTTGACATGGAGCCATGCTCTAACAAAAAAGAGTGCGATAACCGTATGAGGTTATCTATTCGTGAAAACCTACTAAAGATGGCCATTCTTTATAGTGGTACTGATCGAGGTTTAAAAGCCACTCGAGGTTATTTTGCTATTAACACGCCTGTTGAATCTATTCCTGATTACACCGGCTTATCGCTTTACATCAATACTAAAAAGCTAGTTTGGAGCGAATGGCAAGAAGCTATTGACCATATTCTCACACAACAAGAAATTGATCCAAATGCTGACCTTAAGACGATGACCTTAAATCGAGTTGTCACAAACTTTGGTTACTTAGACTACAACGGCATGGTATTTAATCATGTCAAAGTTAACGTTGCTTCAAATCGCCAACAAGCCTGGAGTGGTAGTCTTTCTTCAAACCTGTTTAATGGTCAATTTAGTTGGACCCCGGGCACTTCCAACAAGCATCCACAGCTAAAAGCACACTTTGATTATTTAACAATCCCACAAAAGACGCTTGTAGATAAAACATTAAAGCTAGTACCAAAAACAACTGATTCTTTACCTAGTTTAACTTTGGGCATTGATCGGCTTAAGTATGTTGATTACGATCTTGGAGCCTTGACAATATCTGCGAAAAACTCAGGTTTTGGAGAAAACCAAGCTTGGGTTTTGGATTCGTTCGAGGTAAAAACAAAAGAAGCCAAACTTGCTGTGAACGGCATCTGGGACTCTGGAAAAAAACAAAAGTCTCAAACCACATTAAATGCAACACTGGATGTTAGTGATATTGGTGACCTTCTTGAAAGAGCACATTACCAACAAGTCATCAATAGTGGTCGAGGGCAAGTCAATGCTAAATTGAAGTGGAATGGGGCTCCTGTTGACTTTAATACATCAAGCCTTCATGGCCAAATTTCAACACAACTGCTATCCGGCCAAATTACACAAGTCGAACCTGGTGCTGGCCGCCTGATGTCGTTAATGAGCTTACAACAATTGCTTCGTCGCTTTGCTCTTGATTTCAGAGATGTTGTTGGTCGTGGTTTTGTCTTTGACTCAATTAATGGAACTGTTGAAATCAATAATGGCTTAGCAACCACAGATTCGCTACGAATTGTTGGACCTCAAGCCACAATTTTGAGCCAAGGATGGCTAGATTTAAATACTCTAACGCAAAAGGTTAAAATTTCAATACTCCCTGATATCAGCTTAGGTGGTGCTTCAGTTGCATTAGCTGTAGCCAATCCCCTCTTAGGTGTTGGTAGTTTCCTTGCACAACTTGCTCTCCAGGCACCGTTATCACAATTATTTAGTGTTGAATATGAAGTCAGCGGAACAGTAGATAAACCGGTCATTCAAAAAGTAAGTGACCAAAGTCGTACTGTTACCGCCTCTCAAGCTCCGTAGATAGGTTTTGAAATGAGAATTGCTGCTTGTCAAATGGTTTCAACGATGGACGTTGAACAAAATGTACTCACTGCGGTCGGTTTAATTCGTTCTGCTGCTCAAAGTGGTGCCGAGTTAATAGTACTGCCAGAAAACTTCGCGTTTATGCCTAAAAGTGACGAAGAGTTATTAAAAGTAGCAGAAGCTCCTAAGCAAGGACCGATTCAAAAAGCGATGAGCAGTATTGCAAAAGAGATGCAAATTTGGCTAGTAGCAGGCACGATTCCATTAAAGGGACATGATGATAAGCATTTCATTAATGCCTGTATGGTCTATGGACCTGATGGCGAAGTTGCTACACGCTACGACAAGATTCACCTGTTTCAATTTGAACGCGGTAATGAGCAATACAACGAGAATGCCACTACAGAACCTGGCAAAGAAGTGAAAAACTTCACGATGGAAAGCTGGGAGGGCCTTTGGAAAGTTGGTCTTGGTGTTTGCTTTGACCTACGTTTTCCAGAACTCTTCCGACAGTTGGGCAACCCAGACATCATTGCATTACCGGCTTGCTTTACTGCTTTTACGGGACGAGCTCACTGGGAAACATTAGTAAGAGCACGCGCCATTGAAAATCAGTGTTATGTGCTTGCCTGCGCACAAGGTGGACACCATGAAAATGGCCGCCAAACCTGGGGACACAGTATTTTAATAGATCCATGGGGGACAACTGTAGCAGAGCTAACACAAGGGGAAGGCGTTCTTTTAGGTGAGATTCATGCTAGCCGAATCCGACAAACAAGAACCATTTTGCCGGCTCTGAAAAGCAAAGTTATGACAATTAACTCGGCGCAATAGTACTTCCCCGAGTAAAATACGACCATAATGTCTATTCAAATGTGAACTTCACAAAGGAGCTATTTTGTTTAAGCTCGTTACTCCTATTGTTTTGCTGACGAAATTGTTGATGGGTGGATATCCGCAATGGAAGGGTAGTACACCTTCCAATCGTCAGCGTATTTATTTTGCTAATCACACTAGCCATTTAGATACGATCGTGCTCTGGTCGGCCTTGCCTTCAGAAATCCGACGCCATACTCGTCCCGTTGCTGCGAGAGATTATTGGATTAAAGGGGCTATTCGTCGTCGCATTGCGATTGATGAACTTAATGTTGTGTTGGTTGATCGCCGTCGTACTGAATCAAGCGACCCAATGGAACCATTACGTGAGTGCCTGCGCGAAGGCTCTTCAATGATTATTTTTCCAGAGGGCACACGACGTCCACAACCAATTCCAAGTGAATTCAAATCTGGTATTTGGCGTCTAGCTCGTGAGTTTCCCAATGTAGAGCTTATCCCTGTTTATATTGAAAACTTGCACAGAGCCATGCCCAAAGGGGCTTTAATTCCTGTACCCACTATCTGCTCAGTTCGGTTTGGCGCTCCACTGCCTTTCTCGCCGGACGATCCTAAAGATGTTTTTCTAGCACGAGCTCGTGAGGCCGTCATTAAGTTATCGGAGCAATAAGATGCGTTTAGGTATTACTCTTCAAGAAACCTATCAACTAGTACTGCTCTGCCTGGTCCTCTTGATCACATTTGGTACTAGCTATGGCCAATGGGCTGTCAGAAAAGCAACGACCGCTGAACAAATTGAACGTTTACGAGTTGTGAATTCTCGCGTTCGAGCGGGTTGGTGGCTCATTTTGATTTTTGCCATCGCTTTTTGGGGTGGCATGAACTTTCTATTAGTCGTTTTTGCATTTATTTCATTTTTGACTTTTAGAGAATTTGTAGCCTTAACTCCAACAAAAGTGTCTGATCACTGGGCACTTGTTGTTTCTTTTTATATCGTTATTCCATTACAGTATATTTTGATTGCATGGGATCAGTACCAACTCTTCACACTTTTTATTCCCGTCTATCTTTTCTTACTGTTACCGGTTTTGATGTCCATTGGCAATGACAGTGATCTCTTCTTAGAGCGTGTCGCGAAGGTTCAATGGGGCCTTATGTTAAGCGTGTACTGCGTCAGTCATGCCCCTGCTTTAATGAATTTAGAAATTGTGAAATTTGGCTCTAGTGCCTCACTACTGCTGCTATTTTTCCTTTTGATTGTGTTCATCGGTGACTTATTTGTTGTCATTGCTAGTTCCTATTTTGGAGGAAAAACGCTTCGTGATAATCCCCATAAAACCATCAAAGGAATTGCAGTTGGCGGTTTTGCGGCCATGATGCTCGGATATGCCCTTTTCTGGATGACTCCGTTTAGAACCTGGCAAGCCCTTATTATGGCTTTTGCTATTGTCACATGTGGAGCTATGGGAGATGTTGTTATTGCAGCCATTAAACGCTCTTTAGGGAGTCGCTTTATGGATGGTGACAAGTATTTAGGACGTGGAACCCTTGAGCGACTTGCTCCATTGATGTTTGCTGCACCAGTGTATTATCACATTACCCAAAGTTACTTTAAGGTTATTTGGTAACTGTCACTTAATCTTGCAAACGGCTTTGATTTCATTTTCAAAGCCGTTTTTCTTTTCTATCTAAGAGCTGAAAATTCAAAATCTCTTTTCTTACATTTGAGAAAAATCAAACTTTAAAAAAAACATACTCCTTTAGGGGTTTTATAAATACCCCCATCTTGTAAGACACTGAAAATATTGATACTTTTGAACTATCACCCTGCTTTTATTTGATTTAAAAATTAGCTAAACTACTTCAGACTTGATTGTTTACGAGAGGTTTTCAATGTACAACCCGAAATCAAAAATTGCTGAAGAGTTTATTGCTCATGAAGAAATCGAAGCCACATTGGCTTATGCGCAAGAACACAAGCATGACCACGAAATGATTCATGCTTTGCTTGAAAAAGCAGCTGCCTTTAAGGGCTTAACGCATCGTGAAGCTGCAGTTTTATTAGCTTGCGAAGATGAAGGTTTAAACGAAAAGATTTTTGCAACTGCAAAAAAAGTCAAGGAACACATCTACGGTAATCGTATCGTTTTATTTGCTCCGCTTTATCTTTCTAACCACTGTATCAACGGTTGTACGTATTGTCCCTATCATGCAAAGAACAAAAATATTGTTCGCAAAAAACTTACTCAAGACCAAATCCGACGTGAGGTTATTGCTCTACAAGACATGGGACACAAGCGTCTGTTACTAGAAGCGGGCGAACATCCTCGTCATAATCCTATTGAATATATTTTAGAATGCATTGACACGATTTATTCCATCAAACATAAAAATGGTGCTATTCGTCGAGTCAATATCAATATTGCCGCAACAACAGTTGAGAACTACAAAAAGCTTCATGAAGCTGGTATTGGCACCTACCAACTTTTCCAAGAAACCTACCACAAGGAACAATACCAACTCTTGCATCCGAAAGGACCAAAGAGCGACTATGCCTACCACACTGAAGCCATGGACCGTGCAATGGAAGGTGGAATTGACGACGTTGGTTTAGGTGTATTGTTTGGGTTAACACATTGCCGTTATGATTTTGTTGGTCTTTTAATGCATGCTGAACACTTAGAGGCAACTTGGGGTGTTGGACCGCACACTATCAGCGTTCCTCGCATTTGTCCGGCCGACGACATTGATCCGCACACCTTTACAAATGCTGTACCCGATGAGCTTTTCTTAAAGATTGTTGCCTTGATCCGTTTAGCCGTTCCTTATACTGGCATGATTATTTCTACTCGCGAATCTGCTCGTGTACGTGGTAAGTGCTTAGAAGTCGGCGTATCTCAAATTAGCGGAGGTTCTCGCACTAGCGTTGGCGGCTATGTCATTGAAGAAGAAAAAGAAGACAACTCTGCTCAATTTGAAACAAGCGACCGCCGTACTTTGGATGAAGTTGTTAAGTGGTTACTGGACGGTGGCTATTTACCGAGTTGGTGCACGGCATGCTATCGTGCTGGCCGCACGGGTGACCGATTTATGGAGTTGGCTAAAACGGGGGAAATTGCCACATACTGCCAAGCCAATGCCATCATGACACTTAAAGAATATTTGGAAGATTATGCTCGTCCTGAAACGAGAGAAGCTGCTAAGGCCGTTATCGAAGCAGAAATTCCAAAAATTCCTCATGAAAAGATTCGTAAGGCTTCTATCATTCGTCTAGAACGTATTGAAGATGGTGAACGCGACTTCCGATTCTAAATCTCTCTCCCGAGATTTTTAAACTTTGGCTCTGGAACTGCATTTCCAGAGCCATTTTCGTTCGTGGAAACTACTAGGTTTTTTCTTTTCTGGCTTGACCTAAAATACAGTCCGTCCAGTCCTCCAAATGTTTTGTGTCTGAACAGAGTGCATTCGAAGATGAAATGCAATACAACAAATCCTCTACTCTGAAAGGAATCCAGCTATGGCACAAGAACTTCCTCCATTAAATGCTTCCATCTATGAAGCTGTTGAGGCCCTCAAAACGGACCCTAAAATTGCTCAAGCATTGCAATTGGCACTCGATGAAACTGACTTTGCAATGCAGGAACAAATCGAAATTTGTGAAATTCCGTCCCCAACTTTTCAAGAATCAACTCGAGCACAAGAAATTGCTAATCGAATGAAAAAGTATGGACTTACCGATGTCTGCATTGACGAAATCGGAAATGTTGTGGGCAAATTAAAGGGACATGGAAATGGCCCTATTGTTGCTTTTGGCGCACATATGGATACCGTATTTCCTATGGATACTCCAATTAATGTCACTCATGAAGGTAACATCTACAGAGCGCCCGGTATCGGAGATAACGCTTCTGGCCTTCGGGCTTTGCTACAAACAATTCGTTGCTTTATGAAGTTTGACATTCAACCTGAAGGCGACATTTATTTTGTTGGTACGGTTGGAGAAGAAGGAAATGGTGACATCCGAGGTTCAAAATTCTTCAACTCCCACAACCATGTTGATGCTTTTATTGCCGTTGACGGAACGGATGTCCATCGTATTTTGCATGCAGCCATCGGCTCTCATCGCTGGCGCATCAGTATCGATGGTGAAGGCGGGCATTCGATGAGCGGCTTTGGCACCACTCCTAGTGCTATTCATGCTATGTGCATTGCAGGAGCGAAAGTCGCCAAACTAAAAACCAACAAAGCCAGTCGTACGACATTTACAATCGGAACAATCAAAGGGGGACGCAGCGTCAACACCATTGCTCCTCATTGCGAATGCGACATTGACATGCGTAGCTTGGATAACAATGATTTGCTTGATATCGAAGCTCGTATTTTGAAGTGTTTTGATGATGCCGTTGAAGAGGAAAATAGCTACTGGGACGTTGACCGTGAGTCAAAAATTTTAAAGGTTACAAAGACCCAAATTGGCGATCGTCCTGCTGGACAATTAGCTCACGAATGCCCACTGTTGCAAGTCGCACGCTCTGCTCAAAAAGCCCTTGGCATTGAGTTGAAAAATTACGGTTTCTCATCAACCGATGCCAACTATCCTGTTAGTGTAGGTATTCCTGCAACTTGTTTATGCGCTGGAGGTCAACAAGTCGACAATCACACCACCGCTGAATACTACGTTAAAGAAGATATTCACTTGGGGCCGCAGTTGGTCTTTTTAACAGCTATTGCATTAGCTGGGTTTGAACAATTTAAGCCGTTACTACCCAAACGCTCCTAATGATTTATTGCAAAGAGCAAAGTCAAATCTTTGCTCTTTGCACAATTATTTTCATAATCAGCGTTAGTCCTCCAGATTAAGGTAGTGTTTATACAAACTCCTTTTCCTCATGGTTAGTGAATTTGGTAATACACTGGTATTGTCAATTGAGAAGCCGAGGATGCACTTGTTTGAAGTCCTATCAGTTTGGCGCTTGCTTCTTGAGTTGCCATGCGCAATAAAGCATGTCCTCCGTTTTCCAAATGATAATTTTTAACTACTCCGTGAGAATCGATGCTGACCACTACTTTAATTACACCCTGGATTCCATAGGCTCGAGCTCTTTTGGGATAATGTTTATTTCTCTCAATTACCTCGACAAGCTCTCTAAAGATAATCGTATCTTGTGATCTCTTTCCTGATGATCCATTAATCGATTTTGTATGAGATGAGCTTCCAAATGACTCTTTTTTTACTGCTAAATTTGAAGAGTCCACAACTTTATCCATTCCTTTTTTGTTTTTTTCCTTCGTGGGTAGCACTTTTTGTTGTTTCGATTCTTTTAACTCAGTTTCTGGAACAGTCAACAGCCAAGCCCCCTTAGAAACTGTGAGTAAAACCCACTGAGTTTGAGTTAGATGAGAAGCCTCCCCTAAAATTTGGAGTTGCTTTTGTCTTTGCTCTATGGCAGTTTTTTGAGTCCACGATAGCTGCTCTACCGGTATAGCAAATAAACTAAGAAAACAAAGACAAACTAAAGAAAAAGTAGAGATGCGAGCCACTGTTGTCGCATAACCCAATTCTGAAATCGGCCACATAAACATACCTTCAATCCATAACCCTCATTTCTTTTTAGTACTAATAACAAAACGCCCTCCATTTTTTTCTTTTGCCAAGTCAACTAGAGCAACAAATGCATCAAACGTTGCTTTTTGATCCATATGTATATTCAAAACACTTTGAGAATTAGGTTGGAGTCTTTGCTCAATATCAGCTAACGAAACTAAATGCTTATCCATCCAATAAGAACCATCTTGACTCACAAATACAATTATTTGTTTATCAGCTTTTTGTTCTATTGCAGAACGACTTTCTGGCAACATAATCTCCAAAACAGGTTTAGAAAAACTCATCGTTAAAACAAAAAAGATGATGAGCATAAACAAACAGTCAATCAATGGAGTCAAGTCAATCTGTGGTTCTTCATCTAAGGAGGACCCTGTAAAATAATCTGTCATAAAGCCTCCTTTTTGTTGCGATGAACAACTTCTAAAGCTCGATAGCTATATTCAACTGCCTCAATATGAAAACCTCGAAACTTCAACATTAAAGCGTAATAGATCATCAATGTTGGAATTGCAATACATAACCCCATAACCGTTGTTATCAGTGCCTGCCAAATCCCATCTGCCAATACTTCTGTACTGGGTACGTCTACAAACGACAAAGACTGAAATACCTCTACCATGCCAAAAACGGTCCCTAACAATCCTAATAAGGGTGAGATCACACTGATAAGCTTTAACCAACAGAGTCCATTACTCACTTGTTTAAAGTTACGATGGAATAGATAAGCAACCTCTGCTCTTATATCATCTGAGTGAGAGCCATGGGTGACAGCAATAGCATAAATAATGCGAATTAAAGGGTTCTGCGCCTTACTATCTAAATGTTGAAGACAACAGTCTTTACCATGCTCTAAATCCAAAAAGTCTTTTCGAAAATTTCTCCATACTTTTATTAAATAAACATTCATCCAAATAGATAAATAAATTGCATAAAAAGCCACAACCAGTAACACCATCCCTGCTGGGCCAATCATTTGGTAGAGAGATTCCATAGATGACATATAAAAGTCCTTCATTAATTTTCAAAACACTTTTAAATCTCACTAGTCAAAGCGTTTTAAAAAATGAATGCTCTAGCCTTACTTTTGTAAATCGAAGACCAAAATAAAAATAATTGAACCAATATTACGCTATTGATAATCATTTTCATTTAAATATTAAAAAATATTTCTATAAGATTCAAGTTCTACTTACTACTTATCACCATCAACATTCAGGCTGAAAATAAAAAAACGACTGAGAACTCTCAATCGTTTTCTTTTTATCAATGTGTTACTAATAACATAACACTAATATTTAGTTAACTTTGCTAAGGATAAAAGTAGCTCCTTAGTGCCAACATCATCAAACTCAATACGAATTCTGGCGTCATCGTTCATTCCCACTAAGTGACGAACAGTACCTGAACCAAATTTTGGATGACTCACACGATCACCGATAGAAAAGCCCTTAAACTCTTGCTTAGCTGCCATCTTACTAACAGCAGGATCCAACTTAGCGCGAGCATAACCCGTACTGGTCCGAGCACTACCATAAGATCCAGACGAATTACCCCAACGATTTGAAGAAGAATAAGAAGAACGGCGCTCATAACCACCATCCCAACTATTACGTGAATAGCCAGAGGAGCGTGAACTGCGAGAATCACTCCAGCCAAGAGACTGATCCTCATCTTCATCATATCCGCCAAATCGACGCTCTTCGTAGAGTTTTTGCAAGTGGGACTCATCAATTTCATGTAAGAATTGACTGGGGCCTGAGTCCATGTACTGACCACGTAACATGCGTCTTAAAGCAAAGGTGATATGCAATTGTTTTCGTGCACGCGTAATAGCCACGTACATTAAACGTCTCTCTTCGGATAAGGCTGCATCATCATTATTACTATTGGCATGTGGGAATAAACCATCTTCCACACCCGTGATAAAAACAACATCAAACTCCAAGCCTTTTGCGGCGTGCACTGTCATCAACTGAACTGCATCCTCTCCACTTTGAGCTTGATTGTCGCCTGCTTCAAGTGCTGCATGAGACAAAAAGCCTGCCAACGAGCTCATTTCATCGTCTTCAGCATCCACTTCAATTTGATCAGCACGTGCATCTATAGCAATCCCCTCTTCAACAAGATAGGCCTTAGCTGCACTTTGTAATTCATCCAAGTTATCAAGTCGATCTTGACCTTCCTTATCTTTTTTATAGTGTTCGATAATGCCTGATCGCTCGTTTACTGCAGCAATCAACTCTGGCAATGGCAAACAAGAGTACTCAAAACGCATTGAGTCGATCAAATCTGTAAAAGCTCTCAATTTATTACCAGCTGAGCCCTGCACTTGTTGAGCCGCTTCAAAAAGGCTTACTTGCAACTCCGCTGACAGAGTTTGTAGCGTTTCAATACTCTTTGCCCCAATGCCACGCATCGGGAAATTAACGACACGCAAAAAGGCCGTATCATCCTTCGGATTTTCAATTAAACGAAGGTAAGCCAGTGCATTTTTAATTTCTGCACGATCAAAGAAGCGCAAGCCACCATAAACCTTGTATGGAATACCAGCTGCCACCAAAGCCTGTTCTAACACTCGACTTTGAGCATTAGAGCGATACAAAAGAGCAATTTCATGACGTTTCGTGCCGTCACGTAGGGCTTCTCGAATCGAAGATAAACAATAATCTGCTTCTAATCGATCATCGTCTGCTCGATAGACCTTAATTTTTTCACCGTCGCCAGCATCAGTCCAAAGGTCCTTGCCCAAACGATCTTCGTTATGAGCAATTAACTCGTTAGCCGCATTCAGAATATGACCGAATGAACGATAGTTCTGTTCTAGTTTGACAACCTCATCAATTTCAAATTCATTCTTGAAGTCAGTCATGTTGCCAACGTTGGCTCCACGGAAAGCATAAATTGATTGGTCATCATCCCCTACAGCAAAGACGCAATTACCCGTATATTCCCTACGACCAAAAGCATCAAAACCACCTAAAAGCTTCAACCACTTGTATTGCAAACGGTTAGTATCCTGAAACTCGTCAACCAAGATAAAACGAAAGCGTTGCTGATAGTGGTGACGAATCAACTCATTACGAGCCAATAATTCATAACTACGGAGCAACAGCTCACCAAAGTCACAGACCCCTTCTCGATTACACTGATCTTCATAAAGTTTATAAATTTCCGTGTACTTGGCTCGTTCGCCAAACTCAGCCTGCATATCGCGAGCTCGAAGTCCCTCTTCTTTGGCGCTGGAAATGAAATTTTGAATTTTTTTAGGAGGATAAAGCTCATCATTGATATGGTGAACCTTCATTAACCGCTTAATAGCAGATAATTGATCACTTTGATCTAAAATCTGGAATGTTTGTGGCAACCCTACTTCTTTGTAGTGACGGCGTAGCAGTCGATTACATAATCCGTGGAAAGTACCAATCCACATACCTCGAGTATTAATCGGCATGGACGCAGTAATACGTGTTAGCATTTCTTTAGCAGCCTTATTAGTAAAGGTCACTGCCAAAATCTCTAGAGGTGAAGCCATTTGGCTTTGAATAATGTAAGCAATACGCGTGGTCAATACACGTGTTTTACCAGAACCTGCACCCGCCAAAATCAAAGCACTCTTAGCTGGCATATCCACAGCACGACGCTGTTGGGGATTCAATTTTTCTAAAAAACTCACCATCTCAATTACTACACAGAAAACAAAGAAACGAAAGGCATCATTGTGCCAAAATTTTCCCAAATTAGACCGAGCAATTTGATTACTCAACAGACTCCAGCAACTTTATACATGATTGCCAATTCAATCCACATTGGTCTTTATGACTCAAAATCCTCGTCTCAGTTTGGGGCCAAGTGACTCCAACGGTTGGATCATCAAATTGTAGGGTCGCCTCACTTTGAGGATGATAATAGTCGGTACAACGATACAAAACGTGAGCTCTTTCACTCAGTGTCACAAAACCATGAGCAAACCCATGAGGGATATAAAGCTGCTGCATCAACTCACTATCGAGCATCACCCCAAACCATTGACCAAAGGTTATTGAAGATCGACGCAAATCCACCGCAACATCATAAATTTTCCCACTCGTGACGGTAACTAACTTACCTTGGGGGTGATGCTTTTGAAAGTGCAGTCCTCGTAACGTGCCATATTTGGATACAGAAAAATTATCTTGCACAAAATGCACGCCCAGATACTCCTCATAGCGATTAGCTCGACAGAGCTCAACAAAAAAGCCGCGATCGTCTCGCCAAATATCTGGAGTCAGAAGCTTCACTCCTTGAAGACAGGTTTCTTCGACTTTCACTTCAACCCCTCATACTGTTCATTCACCCATTGCCGATACTGACCGTTCAAAACATGCTCCATCCAATCAGGATGATTCAAATACCACTTAATCGTGTCCTCTAAGCCTTCTTCAAGTGAAATAGATACTTGAAAACCCAAACTCTTACGTGCGCGTTCCGTGTTTAACGCATACCGCCAATCGTGTCCAGGGCGATCCGCAACAAAAGTTATTTGATCTGCGTAGCTGCCTTCCGATTTGGGTACTAAGCGATCCAAAACACGACAAATTGTATGAACTATGACTAAATTACTCGTTTCCACCCCACTACCAACATTAAAAACATCGCCAGGTTGAGACAACCTCAGTGCACTCAATAATGCACGGCAATGATCCGAAACGTGTAGCCAATCTCTTTGATTTAGTCCAGTGCCATAAATAGGTAGTGTCTGCCCCGATAAAGCTCGCTGAAGCATAAAAGGTATTAATTTTTCTGGGAACTGCCTCGGCCCATAATTATTTGAAGGGTGAATAATGACCGTTGGTAAACCATAAGTCTTTTCATAAGCGCGCACAAACATATCTGCTGAGGCTTTGCTCGCTGAATATGGGCTATTGGGGCGGTAGGGGCTACTTTCTGTAAATGGGGCCTCATCATCGGTTAGGTCACCAAAGACCTCATCTGTCGATATATGAATATGTCTATAACTTAACTTTGCATCGTCTTCCAACTGTTCCCAGTACTGTAGCGACACTTCAAGTAGCCGTTGTGTAGCAACAACATTATCCTCAATAAAAGCAGAAGGATCTTTTATAGAACGATCAACATGAGTTTGTGCTGCGAAGTGAACAATGGCATCAACTTCATTATCGGCAAACAACTGTTTGACCGTTACAGTATCTGCGACATCTGCGCAGATAAATTGAAAATGTTCGCTCAAAGAGGCTTGGCCCAAATTTTCCAAATTCCCACAATAGTTAAGCTTATCTAGTGCAATAACTCGATGCCCAGCTGCCAATGCAGCATCAACAAAATTGGAACCGATAAAACCCGCGGCCCCCGTCACTAATAATGTAGACAAGTGTTGCCCCTTTCCTTGAATTGGTCACCAACAATATTGTGCAATATCTATTGGTGTTGTCCCTAATAAAACTTCAAAAAAAATGCTTCGGAACTTAAATTGTATTAGACTGAATTCGGAAATGTGTGCCTCTTTTATCGATTTAAGCTCTTTAAATTGATAGTAGGGGTGCGTGTCTTAGTTTTTTGAGTAAAGGATACATTCATGGCTGACAAAAAGACGATCGGCATCATCAGTGGCTTAAATCTACGTGCTGCTCTTGAAGTGAAGGCTCAACTTCTTGCCCAGGGCGGTGACGATCTTTGCATTATCATGAGCGAAGAGGCATTCAATACGGAACGCAACAGCGAGTTTGCTCTAAGCGATCGCAAGATTTTTGTATTCAATGAGGCAGAACTCCTGGCTGAGATGGGCGCAGATTTGATTGTCGTACCTGACTTCAAGGCCGGTAGCTTTATTCACGAAGTTCAACGTGAAATTCAAACGCCGATCATTGATATGAAGAGTGCCTTGATGGCCCAAACAGCTCAAGCAGAAAATGTTCCTGTTATGGGCATTTTGGATTCTGGTAATGCTGCCACATGCATGAGTGGTGAGTGCGACATCAGCAAGCAATTCAAAATGGTCTTCACGACCGAGGAAGAGGATAAGGCTTTGGATGAGGCCCGTGAACAAATCCGATCCGGTGAAGTTGACGCTCCTTTAGCTACATTAGAAGCTGTCTCCCAACGTTTAATTCAAGACGGCGCACAAGTTATTGTTCCCAATTGCACACAGTTTGCTCTTTTGCAAAAAGAGCTTGTTGCTAAGGGCGTGCCCGTTATGGACGTCTTCCCTGCTTTTGCAGCCGCAGTGCTTGCCCACCCGACGACAAAGTTACCCAAGCCCTTTAAGTTAGGCCTAATTGGTGGTCTTGGCCCAGCTGCAACGGTTGACCTTTACGACAAAATTGTCAAAGCCACACCGGCCAAGAATGACCAAGAACACTTCAAGGTTGTTATTGAACAAAATCCGCAAATCGACGACCGTACAGCTTGTTTGTTAAACGGCGGTGCTGACCCAACATTGGCTATGTACAACTGTGCCAAGCGTTTGCAAAAAGACGGTTGTGACTATGCCATTATCCCCTGCAATACCGCTCACGCTTTCTTGCCTCGACTGTTGCGTCACTTGGACATCCCGTTCATTGATATGCAACAAACAATGTTGGATGCCATTAAGGCCAAGTACGGCGAACAAGCTCGTGTCGGTCTAATGGCCACTAGCGGTACATTGCGCACTGGCATCTACAGCCAAAAGGCTGAAAAGATGGGGATGCAAATGTTTGTTCCGGATGCTGAGCATCAAGAACGTGTTATGTCTGCTATTTACGGTCCTAAGGGAGCCAAGGCTGGCTTTACCACGGGCGAGTGCTATGAAGACCTTTACAGCGCAGCTGAATACTTGGTCAAAGAACACGGTTGCAATGTTTTGATTCTTGGCTGCACCGAATTGCCATTGATCTTCCACGAACAAGATGATTTCGATGTCGCAGGTCAAAAGGTTGCTATCGTTGACCCAACAGCAACATTGGCACGTAAGTGTGTTGAAGTGGCAGAAGCCACGATCAAAGAACGTGGCGTTCGCTAATAAATATTGAAAAAAGCGCTCTTTCAGGAGCGCTTTTTTTGAATTTGAATGGAGTTTCGCTATGAAAAAGTACGCTGACTGTACGCCTCATCGAGTAGCCTTCATTGGCTTGGGTACCATGGGTTTCCCCATGGCGGGTCACTTAGTTCAAGCTGGTCACCACGTGACGGTTTATAACCGCACTCATGAAAAAGCACTGAAATGGCAAGAGACTTATCACGGCGAAGTTGCTCTCAGCCCCAAGGACGCTGTTAAAGATTGTGATTTTGTCTTTACCTGTGTTGGTAATGATGATGACCTTCGCAGCGTCATTTTGGGCGAAAATGGCGCCTACGCCGGCATGAAAAAGGGATCAGTCCTCGTTGACTGCACAACTGACAGCGCTAACGTTGCCCGAGAGCTCTCTGCAAAGGCAGAAGAATTAGGTATTCATTTCATGGATGCTCCCGTCTCAGGCGGTGAGGCTGGCGCTATCAACGGAGTTTTGACCGTCATGTGTGGAGCGTCTGCAGAAGTGTTTGAACACTCACGTGATGTGATAATGGCTTTTGCTCAAGCTGTGACACGCATTGGGGATGTGGGCTCAGGGCAATTAGCCAAAATGTGCAATCAAATTTGCATTGCTGGCGTTGTGCAATCCCTATCTGAAGCGATTGCTTTTGGACAAAATGCAGGCCTTGATATGAAACTTGTCTTAGAAGTTATCGGCAAAGGCGCAGCTCAAAGTTGGCAAATGGATAATCGTGGCCACACGATGATTGATCAAGCTTTTGATTTTGGTTTTGCCATTGACTGGATGAGAAAGGACTTGGGACTTTGTTTAGAAGAAGCAAAACGTAATGGATCAAGCCTTCCAACTGTTGCATTGGTTGACCAATTTTACGGTGAGCTACAACAACAAGGTAAGGGTCGACAAGATACATCTAGCCTCATTGAACGTTTGCCTCGCAAACGTTAACTTCCTTGTCTAAGACAAAGAGCTTAAACGTCTGAAAAATCACTTTTCAGACGTTTTCTTTTTCTCAGGAAATATCCTAGTTTTCAATCCCTTTTCATCCTTTTTGTTCTACAATTGCCAATCTCAAATGATAAGTATTCTCAAATTAAACGGCTAGATTTGACGTTTAAGCGGATTTAATAAAATGTCGAAAACTTTAAATGAACTTCCGATTGGTCAATCGGCCGTCATTACTCACGTTGGTGCCTCTGGAGCTCTTAGACAACACTTCCTTGACATGGGGCTGATTCCCAATGCTGAAGTGAAAATGATTAAGCGTGCACCGATGGGAGATCCCATTGAAGTGCGAATTCGTAGCTATGACTTAACACTACGCGCTGCGGAAGCTCAGGAGATCGGCATTAAACCTCTTGAAGAGGCTTCTGTTGCAGAACCTTTTGTTTGCCCTATTGAACCAATCTCACATCCTGGATTAGGGGAAGGTGGCAAATATCACAAGGCCTCTGGCGAGCCTGCTTTGGCTGACGACACTCGTATTCGTATTGCATTAGTTGGCAACCAAAATTGCGGTAAAACCACCCTATTTAACCGTCTCACAGGATCCAACCAACACGTAGGCAATTTCCCCGGTGTCACGGTTGACCGTAAAGACGGTGCCATTATTGGTCACCCCAATACTCAAGTGACAGACCTACCGGGCATCTATTCTTTGTCGCCGTATTCCGCAGAAGAGGTCGTCACTCGCGAATTTATTCTTCAAGATGACCCTCATGTCATCATTAATATCGTTGATGCTACCAACATCGAACGCAATTTCTACCTAACAATGCAATTGCTTGAGTTGGGTAAACCCATGATTTTGGCGCTCAACATGATGGATGAGGTCCGTAACAATGGGGGTAGCATTCGTATCAATGAAATGGAAGCCCTCTTGGGCATTCCCGTAGTGCCTATTTCTGCTTCACGTGGAGAAGGTATTGCAGAACTCATTGATCACACCCTTCATATTGCTCATTACCAAGAACGCCCCGTTAAACAAGACTATTGCAAGGCAAAAGATCACAATGGGGCGGTACACCGTTGTATTCACAGTATCATCCATACTATCGAAGATCACGCATTAAAGACACAAATGCCCTTACGTTTTGCTGCCTGCAAAATTGCTGAGGGCGATAGTCTTATTCTTGATCAGCTCCATTTGGATGAAAATGAAAAGCGAACAATTAATCACATGATTCGACAAATGGAGGCGGAACGCGGTTTAGACCGTTGTGCTGCGATTGCCGACATGCGCTTTCTTTTCATTGATCGCGTTTGCGATGCAACCGTCATTCGCCCCAAAGTCAGCCGCGAACATCTTCGAAGCCTTGCCATTGACAAAGTTCTCACTGGAAAGTACACCGCAATCCCCGCCTTTATTGGCATTATGATGTTGATTTTCTGGCTGACATTTAACGTCATTGGCGCTAAGTTAACCGATGGTTTGGATTGGCTCATTTCCAACATTACGGATTATGTGGATGCATTCTTAACCAATGCCCAAGTCAATAGCTCCATTCATTCTTTGCTCATTGATGGAGTTTTCAATGGCGTCGGAAGTGTTTTAAGTTTCTTACCAACCATTGTTGTTCTCTTTTTCTTCTTATCACTACTTGAAGACAGTGGGTACATGGCACGAGTCGCCTTCGTCATGGACACACTATTGAGAAAAATTGGACTCTCGGGTCGTAGCATCGTTCCAATGCTTATTGGCTTTGGTTGTACGGTTCCAGGTGTTATGGCAAGCCGTACCCTGCCCTCAGAACGCGACCGTAAGATGACGATTTTGCTAACACCGTTTATGAGTTGCTCGGCCAAGTTGCCCATCTATGCATTCTTTACCATGGCATTTTTCCCACACAATGGCGCACTTGTCATGATTGTTCTGTATTTCTTAGGGATTGCTATGGCTATTTTTAGCGGGCTCGTCTTAAGAAAGACGATCTTTAAAGGTGAGGCGGTTCCCTTTGTGATGGAACTGCCGAACTACCGAATGCCAGGGGCTAAAAATGTCATGCTTTTACTTTGGGAAAAAGCAAAAGACTTCTTGCAAAGAGCCTTTACCGTCATCTTTGTGGCAACGGTCATTATTTGGTTCTTACAAAACTTTGACTTACAACTCAATCCTGTTGAGGATTCTCATCGTAGTATGTTGGCGATGCTTGCCGGCTGGATGTCCCCTATTTTTGCACCTTTGGGCTTTGGCGACTGGAAAATTACGACGGCACTAATCAGTGGCTTTATGGCAAAGGAAAGCGTAGTTAGTACACTGAGTGTGCTTTTTGGGTCTACGGCAGCGATCACATCCTGGCTTACACCTCTTACTGCATTTACTTTGCTTGTTTTTTGTTTGTTATACACGCCTTGCGTCGCAGCAATTGCCACCATTAAACGAGAGCTCAATGGTCTTTGGGCATTGGGTGTTGTCATTTTCCAATGCGCTTTAGCGTGGTTAGTCGCATTTATTGTTCGAATGATTGGTTTAGCTTTAGGGTTTTAATATCGTGAACTGGATTAGTTGGCTAATTTTGATTGTAGTGATAGTCGCCGTTATCGCTTCGCTCTACCACATGATTAAAAAGCCTGGATGCGGTTGTTCTTCAGGTAGCTGTCAAGGTTGCTCAAAAAGTTGTTGTGCTTACAACGGTAAAAAATCGACAAAATAACGAAATATTCTTGTTTTGCCTTAGTTTTTCAGCTTCTGTATAACGAAAAAAAACAATTACGAGTAAAATGGATTTTTTCCATACCTTGAATAAAGAAGATAAGTATGTCTACGACGGAAAATAAAGAGAATAGTGCACAAGTTACGAATTTCATTCGTAACATTATTGACAGTGATTTGGCGAATCACGCCAACGAACCTCGTTTATGGTGCGGTCATCCCGCTCCCTACGGTGAACAGGCTCAGGGTGTGCCCGATCCTGCCCGTATTCGCACACGTTTTCCGCCGGAACCCAACGGTTACTTGCACGTTGGCCATGCCAAGAGTATTTGCTTGAACTTCGGTTTGGCCCGTGACTATGGTGGTCACTGCCATATGCGCTTTGACGACACCAATCCCGTTAAGGAAGATCAAGAGTACGTTGATTCCATCAAAGAAGCCGTTCGTTGGTTGGGCTTTGACTGGGAGCACGGTGAAGAAAAGAACCTTTACTTTGCAAGTAACTACTTTGAATGGATGTTCGAGTTCGCAGAGCATTTGGTCAAAACGGGTTATGCCTATGTTGACGAACAAAGCGCTGACGAAATGCATGCCAACCGTGGTACGTTGACCGAACCGGGTAAAAACAGTCCCTATCGTGATCGCTCACCTGAAGAAAACTTGCGCCTTTTCCACGAAATGCGTGATGGCAAGCATGCCGAAGGCTCTATGGTATTGCGTGCAAAGATTGATATGGCTAGCCCCAATATCAACTTGCGTGACCCAGCCATTTATCGTATCCGCTTTGCCGAACACCACAATACGGGCAATAAGTGGTGCGTCTATCCGATGTATACCTTCGCTCACCCGATTGAAGATAGCTTAGAAAACATCACGCACTCCATTTGTACGCTTGAATTTGAAGATCAACGTGCCTTCTATGACTGGACGCTCGAACGTATTATTCCTGTGCTTCGTACACCTCAATACGAAGAAGCTAAGCAACTTTTGTTGCAAATGAGTAAGGGTGAAAGTGACTTGGCATTGCCCTTTATGCGTGCAGCCTACGAACACCGTAGCAAGTTGGGCCAAAGCGCTCCTGAGCAAGCAATGGCTGAAGTCTTTGAAGCATGGGAAAGCGATTTTGGTCCTGAAAAGCTCGATGGCACTCGTGCTAGTGCCTTCTGGGCCTTGATGACAGTGAATACCGAACACTTTACGCCGCTTTTGCAAGCTGCTTTAACGGTCGTTCGCCCGAACTTCTTCTTGCTTTCTCACCAATACGAATTCAACCGTTTGAACTTATCCCACGTTGTGGTCAGCAAGCGCAAACTCATTCAATTGGTGCAAGAAAAATTAGTTGATGGTTGGGACGATCCCCGCATGCCAACGATTTTTGGTTTGCGTCGCCGTGGTTACACCCCCGAATCCATCCATCTTTTCGCTGATCGTTGTGGCGTTTCTCGCGTTGCCGGTGGCTTAATTGATTATTCAGTGCTAGAAGCTTGCTTGCGTGAAGACTTAGAAGGTCGTGCATTGCGTCGTATCGGCGTGGTTCGTCCGCTCAAGCTCATCATCGATAACTATGATGAAAACGCCTCCGAAATGTTAGTCGCTCCGAACCATCCGCAAAAGCCGGAATGGGGTACTCGTGAAGTTTCCTTCTCTAAGGAACTTTGGATTGATGAAAGCGACTTTGCAGAAGTTCCGCCAAAGGGCTATCGTCGCTTGACGATTCCTGCAGATGGTTCTGAAGCCAAACCGGTTCGTTTACGCTACGGTTATGTCGTTGTTCCGACATCTATTGATAAGGATGAAAACGGTAAGGTTATCGCTGTTCACTGCCGCTATTTGCCAGAAACAAAGAGCGGTACAGCGGGTTCTGAATCAGTTAAGTGTAAGGCTGCTATTCACTGGGTTGATGCCAAAACGGCTGTTGCTTGCGAATTCCGCCTTTACGACCGTTTGTTTGCTGTTGCTCAACCCGATGCTGTCGACGCTGACTACCGTACGCTTTTAA